>BNJS01003718.1_pt1:297500-335499 | contig 335499 bp, 336 predicted proteins | sample 8540461 | NCBI WGS metagenome assembly BNJS01 (sample SAMD00202454, study PRJDB9452) | human saliva metagenome | isolation source: human saliva | place: Japan
GCCCTAAAAGCTATTTCGGAGAGAACCAGCTATCTCCAAGTTCGTTTTGGAATTTCTCCGCTACCCACAAGTCATCCAAGCACTTTTCAACGTGCCCTGGTTCGGTCCTCCAGTGCGTCTTACCGCACCTTCAACCTGCTCATGGGTAGGGTCACATGGTTTCGGGTCTACGACATGATACTAAAGGCGCCCTATTCAGACTCGGTTTCCCTGCGGCTCCGTCTCTTCAACTTAACCTCGCATCATATCGTAACTCGCCGGTTCATTCTACAAAAGGCACGCTCTCACCCATTAACGGGCTCGAACTTGTTGTAGGCACACGGTTTCAGGTTCTATTTCACTCCCTCCCGGGGTGCTTTTCACCTTTCCCTCACGGTACTGGTTCACTATCGGTCACTAGGGAGTATTTAGGGTTGGGAGATGGTCCTCCCAGATTCCGACAGGGATTTCACGTGTCCCGCCGTACTCAGGATTCTGCTAGGTACAAAGACTATTTTTAAATACGAGGCTATCACTCTCTTTGGCTGATCTTCCCAGACCATTCTTCTATAGTCTTTGAGTCCACATTGCAGTCCTACAACCCCGAAGAGTAAACTCTTCGGTTTGCCCTCCTGCCGTTTCGCTCGCCGCTACTAAGGCAATCGCTTTTTGCTTTCTCTTCCTGCAGCTACTTAGATGTTTCAGTTCACTGCGTCTTCCTCCTCATATCCTTAACAGATATGGGTAACAGGTAGTACCTGTTGGGTTCCCCATTCGAAAATCCCTGGATCATCGCTTACTTACAGCTACCCAAGGCATATCGTCGTTTGTCACGTCCTTCTTCGGCTCCTAGTGCCAAGGCATCCACCGTGCGCCCTTATTAACTAACCTTATTTTTTTCTGACCTTTCAGTCATAAACTCTTTATTAATACTACAGCGTTTTTCGGTTTATTTTTCTTGTTACTATTTGATATAGATATTCAATTTTCAATGTGCATTACTTGGTGATCTCTCACCAATGGAGCCTAGCGGGATCGAACCGCTGACCTCCTGCGTGCAAAGCAGGCGCTCTCCCAGCTGAGCTAAGGCCCCACAAGACCTCTCAAGACTAAACAAGACCAATGTGCATTCCTTATCCTTAGAAAGGAGGTGATCCAGCCGCACCTTCCGATACGGCTACCTTGTTACGACTTCACCCCAATCATCTATCCCACCTTAGGCGGCTGGCTCCTAAAAGGTTACCTCACCGACTTCGGGTGTTACAAACTCTCGTGGTGTGACGGGCGGTGTGTACAAGGCCCGGGAACGTATTCACCGCGGCGTGCTGATCCGCGATTACTAGCGATTCCGACTTCATGTAGGCGAGTTGCAGCCTACAATCCGAACTGAGACTGGCTTTAAGAGATTAGCTTGCCGTCACCGACTTGCGACTCGTTGTACCAGCCATTGTAGCACGTGTGTAGCCCAGGTCATAAGGGGCATGATGATTTGACGTCATCCCCACCTTCCTCCGGTTTATTACCGGCAGTCTCGCTAGAGTGCCCAACTAAATGATGGCAACTAACAATAGGGGTTGCGCTCGTTGCGGGACTTAACCCAACATCTCACGACACGAGCTGACGACAACCATGCACCACCTGTCACCTCTGTCCCGAAGGAAAACTCTATCTCTAGAGCGGTCAGAGGGATGTCAAGACCTGGTAAGGTTCTTCGCGTTGCTTCGAATTAAACCACATGCTCCACCGCTTGTGCGGGCCCCCGTCAATTCCTTTGAGTTTTCAACCTTGCGGTCGTACTCCCCAGGCGGAGTGCTTAATGCGTTAGCTACGGCACTAAACCCCGGAAAGGGTCTAACACCTAGCACTCATCGTTTACGGCGTGGACTACCAGGGTATCTAATCCTGTTTGCTCCCCACGCTTTCGAGCCTCAGCGTCAGTTACAAGCCAGAGAGCCGCTTTCGCCACCGGTGTTCCTCCATATATCTACGCATTTCACCGCTACACATGGAATTCCACTCTCCCTCTTGCACTCAAGTTAAACAGTTTCCAAAGCGTACTATGGTTAAGCCACAGCCTTTAACTTCAGACTTATCTAACCGCCTGCGCTCGCTTTACGCCCAATAAATCCGGACAACGCTCGGGACCTACGTATTACCGCGGCTGCTGGCACGTAGTTAGCCGTCCCTTTCTGGTAAGATACCGTCACAGTGTGAACTTTCCACTCTCACACTCGTTCTTCTCTTACAACAGAGCTTTACGATCCGAAAACCTTCTTCACTCACGCGGCGTTGCTCGGTCAGACTTCCGTCCATTGCCGAAGATTCCCTACTGCTGCCTCCCGTAGGAGTCTGGGCCGTGTCTCAGTCCCAGTGTGGCCGATCACCCTCTCAGGTCGGCTATGTATCGTCGCCTTGGTGAGCCGTTACCTCACCAACTAGCTAATACAACGCAGGTCCATCTGGTAGTGATGCAATTGCACCTTTCAAGCACATATCATGCGATATCTACTGTTATGCGGTATTAGCTATCGTTTCCAATAGTTATCCCCCGCTACCAGGCAGGTTACCTACGCGTTACTCACCCGTTCGCAACTCATCCGGAGAAGCAAGCTCCTCCTTCAGCGTTCTACTTGCATGTATTAGGCACGCCGCCAGCGTTCGTCCTGAGCCAGGATCAAACTCTCATTAAAAGTTTGAGTTCTCACTCATTTCTGTCACTGACAGATTTATTGTTTTTTTCATTGTTCAGTACTACAACCTATTGTTGTAGTGCCCTGCACATTGGTTCGTCTTGTTCAGTTTTCAAAGGTCTTTGTCACTCAATCTCTCTCAAGTGACAACTATATTAGTATATCACAGCCGCTTTCGCTTGTCAACACTTTTTTGAAACTTTTTTTAACTTTTTTCATCCAGTGTTTCAACTGCAATACACTATAGTCCGTACGGGATTCGAACCCGTGTTACCGCCGTGAAAAGGCGGTGTCTTAACCCCTTGACCAACGGACCAGAGTTGTTATTTTCAACTCTTACTATTATACCGACTTTTTCTCACTTGTCAACACCTTTTTTTAACTTTTTTTAAAAGTCAATCAAGACTGCTTCTATCTCCCTGAGAAGGGACTTGCGACCTTTGAAGCGTTCATCTGCCCAGAGACGTTCGTAAGCTTCTTGCTTATCTTGGGGCAACTTTCTTCTATAATTATCCAACAATTCATGAAGGGCATAATAATCATCCAGCCATAGACCTCCTTCTGGTAGTCGATGGCTAATCTCTCCTACTTCTTCATAAGCCATTCGATCTAGACGTCGCTTTTGGCTCTCTTGTTTTCTTACAGTATCAAGGATTCGGTTGCGGAATTTTGTTTTGAAGTAGACGTAGAGTTTCTTTTCTTCTTCCGCTAGTTCTGGATGGGACTCTAGGAGTTCATAAAGGCAGATCATCCCTTCTTGATCCCAATCCTCCTTCTCCCATAGATGGAGATAATAATCTTTTCGACATTTATGGACAATCCCTTTTACCTTTGCATAGTATTTCTCAAGCATTTGCTTTCCCCCTTTCTCTGCTTGTAGTATAGCAGAGAAAGGAGGAAAGAAGGGCCCTAGTTTCTATCTTGTCTCTTTTTAGCTCTCTGATGTTACGGAAGTCGTGAATACTCACAAGTGAGGGTGAAAAAAAGACAATCTTTTTGTGAATTCAAATGGAGATTTTCGTAAAGTGATTTATATAATAAACAACATCTCAAAGATAAAGAAAAAGCCCACTGTTGTAGGCTTTCTGTATCATATATCTTAAAATTAAAGCATCTTGTTGTAGAATTCAACGACAAGGGCTTCGTTGATTTCTGGGTTGATTTCATCACGTTCTGGCAAACGAGTCAATGAACCTTCCAATTTTTCAGCGTCGAATGATACGAATGCTGGACGTCCAAGAGTAGCTTCTACTGCTTCAAGGATTGCTGGAACTTTCAATGATTTTTCACGAACTGAGATCACTTGACCTGGAGTTACGCGGTATGATGGGATATCAACGCGTTTTCCGTCAACAAGAATGTGACCGTGGTTTACGAATTGACGTGCTTGACGACGTGTAGTTGCAAGACCAAGACGGTAAACAACGTTATCCAAACGACGTTCCAAAAGAAGCATGAAGTTGAAACCAAGGATTCCTTCTTTGATCTTAGTAGCTTGTACGAACAAGTTACGGAATTGTTTTTCACCTACACCGTAAGTGAAACGAAGTTTTTGTTTTTCAGCCAATTGCAAACCGTATTCTGACAATTTAGAACGGTTGTTTGGTCCGTGTTGTCCTGGTACGTAGTTACGACGTGCCAATTCTTTACCTGTACCTGTAAGTGAAAGGCCAAGGCGACGAGCTTGTTTCCAAGATGGTCCTGTATAACGTGACATATATATGTCCTCCTGATATAATTAATATTTCGGTGGAAATAGTCACTTAGAAAGCCCTGATTCGTGCAGATGCCCTTCGCCTAAACAGCCAAGGTTACTTATTAGAAGACATCTGTTGACGAGCTTCATGCTTTCCTGCTGATATTTCACACAAAGGATATTGTACCATGAAATACTACATTTGTAAAGAGAATTTTTTTAGTTTCATTTCAAATTAAGATGAAATGTAAACGTACTTCCTAATCCATGCTGGCTTTCTGCTGTTATTTCACCACCAAGTTGATTGGCTAGTTCTCGTGCAATCGCAAGTCCTAATCCATGACCACCTGTCTTCATATTACGCGACGTTTCTACACGATAAAGTCGGTTAAAGATCTTTTCCAAATCTTCAGGAAGAATACCCTGACCCTCGTCTGTCACACTGATTGATCAGCTGCTTCTTCTGTTAATTGAGCACTACTTCAATCCTAGTTCCAGGTTCTGAGTATTTAAAATGCATTGTTTACCAGATTGACCAGAATACGAGAGAGTTTGTCATAATAACTCTTGATTTTCGGCAGACTCAGGCATTTACCTGAATGTGGACATCTCGCTCCTCTTGTTCAATCTAGAAGTTGAAATTCACTCATCGACTCAATCAAGAGCTGATCTATGCTGTCATCGACTGTCTTCATCAGCTGTATTTTCTGAGCTGTGTGTTAGAGTCAAAAACATCCAATTCCTCAACTAGCTTGTATTGAGACTCTCAGTTTGCCGACCAATGGTGGTTAGAGTAATGGGTCGTTCCTCCTTCCTTGATTACTCCATCTAAAATTCCTTCCACAGTCGCTTGAATGGAGGTAATGGGAGTCTTGATATCGTGAGAGAGCTGCGCAATCATCATGCTCTTTTCTCGCTCACTCTCATCAAGTGAATCAAAGGTCATCTGCAAATCATGGGACATTTCATTAAAAGCTTGCCCCTAACTGCTTGAAATTCTACATGGGCCTTTGAGCTCCAGATTTCTGTACTAAAATTCTTGTCTAGCTACTATCTTGGGCATGTTCCTTTCAAATGTTTCCCAGATGAAGTAAAAAGACAGGTGACAGGAGAAAGATGCTTACTGTCAGCACCAACGAAAACTAGCAATCAGAGGTCATTCCAACTAGAAAAGTAAACTTCTCTTTTCGTCAATCAACATTCGTTGGACTGCCCAGAAAAACGACCAAAATCGTTAGTAGTGTCGAAACTAGATACCCCACTAAAATATAGCTTTTTTAATTTCATTTTCTACCTCTTGCTCTTTCTCAATCTTTGTAGCCCAAACCCCAGACAGTTTTGATAGTCAGGAGTATTTCTGCACTTTGTATACTTTAGCTCAACTCTTGCCTCGAAAAGCATGGATATGAACATTCGAGTGTATTGGTATCATCCACATAGTCCTCTTGCCAGACCTTTCTCGTAGAGTTCAGTCTTTGAAAAAGACTCTCTCAGGATTGCTGGCTAATAGCCCATAGAAGTTCAAAGGATTTTGACTGTCAAATTCAATGCGTTGCATCTCCCAACTGCGAACCTCATGAGCTCACCGTGATTCATCACGTAAAGTCACCAAGACTGACGATCTGTTCTGTCTCTCCTCCACGACTGAAGGCGACGCAAGATATTGTGTCACTCTAAAAACCAATTCACGAGGGCTAAAGGGTTTGACTATAAAAGTCATCTGCCCCCAAACTTAATCCATAGATCTTATCCTGTTCGCTTGTCTTAGCAGTTGATAAAGAGAAAAGGGTTGATCTGGAGCGATTGATACTGAACTTCACTGATCAAAATCATAACCATCCATACTGAGGCATCATGATATCTGTGATAATCAGGTCGATCGATTTTTCTCTTGAAAGAGTTTCTAATGCCCTCTACTCCATCATGGGCGACCAAAACCTCGATAACCCTGCCTGTATACCAGATAGCGATTTGATGAATATCTAGAATATCTATCTCATCGTCAACCAACAAAATTGTCTTTTCTCATCTGACTCTCCTTTGACAAAAAAACAGTGCTATACTTGCTATAGTATAACACTATTTTTAATCGTTTTACGAATATTCTAAACGTATCTGATTTTTCGAAATCCTAGATGAAAGTCTGTAGCTAGACTAGTCATTTTGCTGTTTAGCTTTCAAACCCGAGACCAGTCCAACAATCCCAGCCAAGGCTAGACCAAAGATACCAAGTACCAGCATGTGATGTTTGAGCTTCCCCAGTATTTGGTAGCATCGTCTTTATCATCTTTCATTTTCATCATATTAGCCATTGGGCTAGAAGCTGGTTGATCTAGCTTTCATCATCTGACATATGGTGATTTGTAGCCCATCATGACCCTTCAGTCTGTACCTGTAGAGCCTGTTTCAGCAGGCATTCGTATTCATCCTGACTCTTTGTTGAGGCATCATGTATCCTGCTGCAGCTGGCATTTGCGATTTTCCATCGAAGCTGAGATCGTATACTTGACGAGTAGCAATCAAACTTAGTCGTACAAGATTGCCAAAGTCGTCTTGCCATCTTTAGCAGCCATAGACTTTTAATAGTAGCTGTATATGCTATGTGTACCAGTTTTGCTTTTCAAGAGTTGCTCAAGCAAGGCTCTGATCAGATTTTGCAACCGTGAGTGCCATTCAAATCCACTTCGTAGAAATATTGGCCTTTAGCCCAATCTTCTACTAGTGGCAATAGAGCAGGATTTTTTTAGCTGATCCGTTGTCTGACCATGGGAGCCTTTGTCTGAGGCTTTTAACATAGAGGCGAGTCAACATACCATCTCCACCGAAAAAGCTTCGTATGGAATGACTTGGTTGACACCGGCCAAGAAAGGTCCAGGAACCTTTGCCTTATCAAGGTAGCTAGTTGGAACATCAATCATGTCTTTGACATTGTTAACAACAGACTCTTTAACCTGATTCGGTGTGGTCAAGCCATTCAAATTAACAGTCAAATCTTTAGTCGCTACCAGATTGTTCAAGTCAGCCTTGCCATCTTTCACACCGTACACTTTAATAGTAGCTTTATAACTCTGAGTACCATTTTGTTTCAAGAAGTCAAGAAGCTCTTTGTCAGATTTTCCTTGGGTGCCTGCTAAATCCACTTCATAGAAGTAAAGACCTTTGCCCAATTTTTCTACTGGTGGAAGAGCAGGATTTTTAGCTGATCCGTTGTCTGACCATGGGGCCTTGTCAGAAGCTTTCAAGATAAGGCGAGTCAACATGCCGTCACCAGCGAAGAACTCGTATGGAATAACTTGGTTGACACCAGCTGTAAATGGACCTGGGAAATTGGCTTTATCAAGGTAGCTGGCTGGAACATCAATCATGTCTTTGACATTGTTAACAACAGACTCTTTAACCTGATTTGGTGTGGTCAAGCCATTCAAATTGACATCCAAATCCTTAGTCGCTACTAGGTTAGTCAAATCGGCCTTGCCATCTTTCGCACCGTACACTTTAATAGTAGCTTTATAGCTTTGAGTGCCGTTTTGTTTCAAGAGGTCTAGAAGCTCTTTGTCAGATTTTCCTTGAGTACCAGCCAAATCCACTTCATAGAAGTAGAGACCTTTGCCCAATTTTTCTACTGGTGGGAGAGCAGGATTTTTGGCTGAACCGTTGTCTGACCATGGAGCCTTGTCGGATGCTTTCAAGATCAGGCGAGTCAACATGCCGTCACCTGCGAAGAATTCGTATGGAATGACTTGGTTGACACCAGCTGTGAATGGGCCTGGGAAGTTGGCCTTGTCCAAGTAAGTGGCTGGGAACATCAACTGTGTCTTTGGTATTGTCAGCCACACCTTTTTGCACTTCAGCAGGAGTGGTCAAGCCGTTCAAGTTCACTGTCAAATCCTTAGTCGCTACAAGATTGCTCAAATCTGCTTTGCCATCTTTCGCACCATACACTTTAATAGTAGCTTTATAGCTTTGAGTGCCGTTTTGTTTCAAGAGGTCAAGAAGCTCTTTATCTGATTTTCCTTGAGTGCCAGCCAAATCTACTTCATAGAAGTAGAGACCTTTGCCCAATTTCTCTACTGGTGGAAGGGCAGGATTTTTGGCTGAGCCATTGTCTGACCATGGGGCCTTGTCGGAAGCTTTCAAGATAAGGCGAGTCAACATGCCGTCACCAGCGAAGAATTCATATGGAATGACTTGGTTGACACCGGCTGTGAATGGGCCTGGGAAATTGGCTTTGTCAAGGTAACTGGCTGGGACATCTACTGTGTCTTTGGTATTGTCAGCCACACCTTTTTGCACTTCAGCTGGGGTGGTCAAACCATTCAAGTTGACATCCAAATTCTTTAGTCGCTACGAGATTAGTTAAGTCAGGCTTGCCATCTTTCGCACCGTACACCTTGATGGTAGCTTTATAGCTTTGTAGTTCCATTTTGTTTCAAGAGGTCAAGTAGCTCTTTGTCTGATTTTCCTTGAGTACCTGCCAAGTCCACTTCATAGAAGTAAAGACCTTTGCTCAATTTCTCTACTGGTGGAAGAGCAGGGGATTTTTTTAGCCGAACCATTGTCTGACCATGGAGCCTTATCAGAGGCTTTCAAGATAAGGCGAGTCAACATACCGTCACCAGCGAAGAATTCGTATGGAATGACTTGGTTGACACCAGCTGTGAATGGGCCTGGGAAGTTGGCTTTGTCCAAGTAAGTAGCTGGGACATCTACTGTGTCTTTAGTGTTGTCGGCCACGCCCTTTTGCACTTCAGCTGGAGTGGTTGCTGGTTGAGCTTCATTTGCTTCACGGTCTTGTCCAGAAACTGTAGATGCAGGACTTTCCACGAGCTTTAACCGCATCTTCTGTCTGTTTCTTAGATTCTGCTTTGTGCTTTGCACTTCCTCTTTTGGTGCTACTACCGGCTCTTTAGCAGTTGCGTCCGCTTTTTCTGAAGAGCTTGTCGTATCCAAACTTGCTTTAGGTGTTGGAACAGACTGTTCTGAAGAAAGATCTACATCTACTGCTTTATTTAGAACCTCTGCTGATAGGTCGCCCTTTTCACTCACCGAGGCGTCGTTTGGCACGACTTGGGCAGGAGTCGGATTGACGACATCAGCACGTGCAGAACTTGGTTGACCGACTAGGGACAAAGAAGCCACTGGCTACAACAACTGAGGTAACACCGACACTGAGACGGCGAATAGACCAACGAGTATATCTTTGATTTGGATTGAATTTCATAGGATTCTCCTTAGAGTTTTCTTTTTTTGATAGCTCTAGTATAATCTCCTAAAATTAAAAAGGATTAAGAAAAAGTTAAAATTTTTCTTAAATCCCTCTTATAAATTACTTATATTAGTTATCTATTCACTAATTTCAGCGAGTTTGTCTAAATGCTGATTATTAACTACTCCCATGATGTAGGTACTGGCTTGTAAGATATCGTCTGGTCCAAATTGGACATCTAACGGCGAGTTTTCTTGATCTCGAAATCCTAGGACATTTAGCTTGTATCTTCCACGGAGATCTAGTTGATTTAAGCTTTGACCCACCCAGACTTGAGGAATTTCCATCTCAACAATGGAAACATTTTTTTATCTAACTGGAAAAACATCAACACTATTATGGAAGAGAATAGTCTGGGCAAGTGACTGTCCCATCTCATATTCTGGTGAAATAACAAAATCTGCACCGATTTTTTCTAAAACCTTCTTTGCTGTATGGCTTTTAACCTTGGCAATAACTGTTGGAACACCTAGACTCTTACAGTGCATGACTGCAAGAACACTTGACTCTAGACTTTCCCCTGTCGCAACCACTACAGTATCACAGGTATCAATACCCGCTGAGCGCAGGAGCTCCTCATCGGTAATATCTCCTACAACACCGCTCGTTAATACTGGTTCAAATTGATTGATACGTTCTTCGTGATTATCAATGGCGATAATGTTCATATCTAGCTTTGAGAGCCCTTCTAGAAACACTTGAACCAAACACACCTAGACCTAAAATTCCTATTGTACGTTCTGACATGATTTTCCTTTCTTATCCAATGGTAATATCTGCTTTCATATAATGCATCATATCTTTTTTGCTTGGTTGATAATCTGCTAGACTGACCAGCAAGGTCAATGGCCCGATACGTCCGATAAACATCAGTAGCATGATAATGCTAAGAGCTAATCTGCCTAACTCTGGTGTCAAATTTGCAGTTACTCCGACCGTAGCAAGGGCAGAAATAGTCTCAAACATGAGATGAGATAAAGCGCGGATTGCCCCTCAGTTGTTAATCCTAGTAAGATTAAACCTAATAGAAAAATGTTATCAAAGAAGATGATAAAAGACACTGAAAAGATTTTTTTGGACTGTTCGAGGGATCGATCGTTCGTTTGAGCACATTTACATGAGGGTAACCCTAAAGTAGCTCACGTTCGTGCGAAGACCAATAAGACAAAGAAGGTTGTGATTTTTCAAAGTCACCCGCCGTTCCTCCAGGAGCTCCCACCCTAGAAAACATCTGCAAAGAATATAGATCAGTCAAGGGTAACAGGACGTAGCTTGTGTAAAATCAATAGAAGCAAAACCTGCCGTCCGCATGCTGACAGTTTGGAAGAAACTAACCAACAATTTATCTGGGAAACTGAGATTGCCAATCGTTCCCAGGATTGTTCCCACTCTATCAAGAGGGTTGAAACTGTTCCAGAAAAGTAAAAATTCCCAGCTGTCAGATGATACCAACTTGGTATGGAAAGCGAAGTCGACGCTTTTTTTCTTGCTCAACTGCGTGGCCAGGTCAAACCAAACCATGAAACCCTAGACCACCTGTGATGATCAAAGCAGCAAGCACTAGATTTAATCAAACGGATCTGTTTGATAAAGCTACTAAACTGGTACGTTCCAAAATTATCAAAACCAGCATTACAGAAAAGCTGAAATAGCTACGAAAGATAGAGGTAAAAATCCCTCGCCCCCAACCAAATTCAGGAACAAAACGAAAACTTAACAGGAAGGGCTCCGAGCCTTCTACCATAAAAAAAGGTCGTCAGAAAAATCGATCGTATGAAAAGCCCATTTCAAAGACTCGAGTTTCTCCATAACTAAAAGCTCTCCAGAATTGTTTCTCGGCTTTCGAAGACTCAGCTTTTTGCTTACTCTGAATATAGAAAGACTCCCTATAAAGGTCATGAGACCCTAAACCACCAATCTGGATCAAAGAACATACAGATTAACTGACCCCAGATATTATAAGTGGTAGCTACTGGTTGAGTAAAGAGTCCCTGTCACACAGACCATGGATACAGTGGTGAAAAGAGATGGTCGAAAATAGGTCGCTCTGGGAGCTTGCTGCTTGTACAAATGGGCTAGACTCAAAAGAGAGAGCCTAGTAAAATAACTAGCAAAACTCAAAAAAATTCGACGAGCAGGTGACACTGCCCCAAGAGTCTGCTTATTTTTTTCTCTAATGATTTGAATAACATAGCTACATTGTACCATAAAACAGTTAAAAGCAGTCACATATGACTAACGATTTCAAGACAGAGTTCTAAGGCCTTGTCAAAAGCTTCTGCACCCCAATCGCGACTAGTCATAGTTATCTAAAATCTGCCAGAGAATCTGCTGTGAATAGCAGCTCTCCCCAAACGACTCCCTCGAAGCTGGGCAACTGCTGCAAGAGCTGCACACTCCATCTCCACAACTGCACAGCCTTCTTCCTTACGATAGGCAACTTTTTTTCAGCTGTTTCTCGGTAAAAAAACCATCTGTCGACCAAGTCATGACCTCCTCGTAAGGAATGCCTAGTTGTTCTAAGACTTGCTCGATGGCAGAAATCGCCTCAATCATGCATCATCCATATAACGAGAAGGCGCTGCATAGTGGTAGCTGGTTCCCTCATCACGTAGCGCTCGAACTGGAACTAGAAAGGCATTTTTCTTCTATATTCGTTAACACTCCACAAGTACCAGTAGAGATGATTTTCTCCACACCGTAGCCAATCAACCAATCCATAAACTGGGCCGCAGGGGCAGAACCTACAGGAGCTTGGGCTAGACACACTTTTTCACCTTTGTAGTCTATGACATAAACTGGATAAGTCTTTGTGGCAGACACAAACTCGCCGACACACTCTGCTCCTACTTCCTGAGCATAGCGGTCAATCTCCTCCTCCAAAAAAATGCATAGATGCACTTCTTTGGCAACTGTAAATCTAGCCTTCGTGATTTGGGCATGATGACTGCCTGAGGATTGTCATCAAACTCTAAAAATAGGGAATGGCATGTTTTTTTGAATCATAGAGCACCTCCTCTAAATTTGTACTATTATATCAAAAGCTAAACGAAAGTCAAGACGGGAGGCTAAGTCAAATCAGAAAAACCTACCTTAAGTAGGAAACAACAATTAAATGCTTTTTTCGTCATAATAAAATTGCTATAGCTTAGGAATTAGTTTATAATAGATTGAATTTAAAAAAAGGGAGAAATCTTATGAAATTCTATTCATATGACTATGTTCTCAGTCAGATTAGTCAACAGAATTGGGACCATGATTATTGTGTCGACATTCTTAGTGATTGTGACTGGATTCTTTGCATTTAAGGCTTTCAAAGATAAAAAGGGGAGTAAGTTCCGTGAATTATCGCTCATTTCTATTTTTGACGTTAATTGCTTTTGTATTGATTAGCATTACGAATCTTCAAAACAGCCAATCCAATGATAATCAATTTCGTAGTTCCTTACACTTCATCGAAATTGTATCAAAAGAGTTAGGTGTTGATAAGAAAAATGTTTATGTCAACACATCAGCAGTGACTGATGGGGCGATTATTAAAGTAGGTGACAATTTTTATCGTGCGATTAGCGGGACAGACCCAAGATAGCTATTTACTTGAAAAAAATGGAACTTATATAAAACAGATGTAGAACTGGTGGAGGTTGAAAAATGATAAGCTTTTTTGCTACAATTGCAATTAAATTGGCCTTTGGGCTTCTTTCTCTTGTTTTTGTTATTAACGTAACAGGAAAAGGAAATTTAGCTCCAAGTTCTGCAGTAGACCAAATACAGAACTTTGTTCTCGGGGGTATTATCGGCGGGGTCATCTACAATAGCTCGATTACCATCCTTCAATATGTCGTCATCCTCATCATCTGGACGATTTTGATTCTGTCACTCAAATGGCTTAATACCAATGTTTACTTCATCAAACATCTGATTGACGGAAAACCAACTATTATCATTAAAAATGGTAAGTTAGATCCTGAAGCCTGTCGCTCAAAAGGTCTTGCAGCTGCAGATGTAGCTCTTAAATTGCGCGCTCAAGGAATTTTCCAATTGAAGGATGTCAAGAGAGCTGTGATTGAGCAAAATGGACAGCTGATTGTCGTAAGAATGGGTGACGAAAATCCTAAGTACCCAGTCATTACAGACGGTGTTGTCCAAGTTGAAATCCTAGAAACAATTGGCAAATCCGAGGAGTGGCTAACTGAGAAAATTGAAAGAAGAAGGTTTCGAAGAAGTCTCAAATATCTTTATTGCTGAATATGATAAAGGTCAATTGAATGTTGTAACCTATTAAAAAAATAAACTGATGCTTTTCGTATCAGTTTTTTGCTTTTTAGTACAAAAGGGTATATACTGAAATTAATATCTGATTTAATTTAGATCATACAAAAAATTAACGGAGGTAACCCCTATGTCAATCGAAGAAAAATTCAACCAAGCTAAAGGTTCTGTTAAAGAAGGTTTTGGTAAACTAACTGGCGATACAAAAACTCAAGCAGAAGGAGCTGCAGAAAAGGTAGCTTCAAAAGCTAAAGAAGTTGCTGAAGATGCAAAAGAAGCTGTCGAAGGTGCAGTATCTGGCGTAAAAAACATCTTTAAAAAAGACGGAGAATAATTCTTTTTCGTCCTAATAACATAAGAAAATCTCCCTTCTCTTTCGAGAAAGGAGATTTTCTTTTATGGTCGTCCACCAGGACCTCCATTTCCTTGAGGGCCACCGCCAGGTACTCCTCCGCCTCCAGGCATAGAATTGACAATCTCAGTTTGTTTTTCACCGTTGATGTAAATATCACCACCTGTGTAGGTCGCTGTTCCATCAAAGTCAAAACCAGATTGACCTGTCAATTTAATGGTTCCTCCCGTAACAGTAATGTTACCATTTGAGTCAATTGGATCCGTGTCCCCTTGACCAACTTCAACTGTCAAGTTCCCACCATTCATAGTGAAGAAAATTTCACTTTGTTGGGCATTTTTGTTGGCTGCATTGACACCATCATCCGTTGAATAGATGGTGATATCTCCACCGTTGATAGTGATTGACTTACCTTCAAGTCCTTCGGTAGAATTTGTGACAGTGTATGTACCATTATCAATCACCAAATCACCTGATGCATGGATACCATCATCACCTGCAGTAACAGTGATGGTATTGTCAGAGAGATACATAGTTCCTACAGATGTGTCCTCATCATTGTCTACCTTGACACCGTCTTCCTTAGCATCAATAGTCATAGTTGTTCCGGTAATGTTGAGCTCATCATTGACATTAAAAGCGTCTCCGACTGCTGTGATGTTGTAGGTTCCGCCTGTAATGTGAAGCGTATCATTGGCCTTGATACCATTATTCTTCTTACCTTCTACATTAAGAGCTCCTTTACCGTTGATGGTCAAATCCACTTTAGAGAAGAGGGCCGCGTCAGCCTTTTTCATCACTATTAGAAGCAGAATCTGCGAGGCTATTGGTTGTGCCATCTGCTAGAGTTAGGTAAATATGACCAGCTGATGTTGCAGAAATAGCTGCATTGGTATTAGTCATGGTGACACCCTTTAGAACAATATGTACATCATCAGTCTTTTCAGCCGCAATCTTGATTTGAACACCGTCGGATTGACCTGAAATCACATAGGTTCCTGCCTTATAGATGGTAACAGTAGAACCTGATACGGCAACTCCTTCACCTGATACCGTCGCTGTTGATCCTGACAGAGTTACAGTTGCATGCTGACTTTTTCATCATAAGAAGTATCATAGTCCTTTATCTGTAAAATAGCTAGTTTTTCTTAGTATTTGTAGTTGATGTCGTTGTCGTTGTCGCAGTATTGCTAGCTGTTGTATTTGAAGTTGACTGGGTACAAGCTGTTACCAGTGCTAGAGTTGCTATACTCGTTAATAGGAATGTCCATTTTTTTGCTTTCATGCTCATTTCCTCGTCTTTCATTTTACATGATCCTAGTCTACGGGACTTTCCTAAAAGAAGCCTAAATTTTTTTCTGAAAGTTTTCTTAAGTTCAGTTTCAATTAAGTTAAATTTAACAATAGTTTTTAGATAAACTCCTTTAAAATCGTAAACAAGCAAGTTCATCCTTGTTTAAAAAAATAGTATAACTGAAGAATAGAGGGAGAAAGATTTATGAAACCAATCGAAACAACTTTTCAAACGGATTGAAACCAAATATGTTGTCTCCAAAAGAAATTTTAGACAAACTCATCCAAGATTTAAAAGGAATTTCTGGTAGAAGACGACTATCCAATTTCAACCATTTCAAATATCTACTTCGACACAGAAGACTTTGATGTGCTCCAAGATGATGATTTTGGAAATAAGCGAAAAGAAAAGGTTCGGATGCGGACCTATCTCAGTCAACCCCAAAAGCAGATAGTCAAGTATTTTTTTAGAAATCAAAGACCAAGGACCAAGAAGGAGTTGGTCGCAAGTTTAGACTACTCTCAACTCCTAGTTCTATCCTTAAATTTTATGACCAAAGGGCACTTGGATGCTAGCTATTACTGATACAGTCGTCATTGAAAAAAAGTGAAAAAGCTTCATCAGGATTACAAGCAAGCCATCAAGCCTCGTATGTATATCTACTACGATCGTTATTCATTAAAAGAAAAAAAATACATCGAGGGCTACGACTATAATAAAAATTCGTATCACGATTGACCAAAATCTAGTCTATAGAGATGAAAATGTCAGTCTTTTTCGCTGGAAACCATGGTCATGCTCTCTTAGATGATAATACTGTGATTATGGAGATTAAAGCTCCTGGAAACAAACCTCAGTGGTTACAAGACATTCTGAGACAAGTATGGTTTGATGGAGCACAAATTTTTCAAAAATACAGTTGTGCTTACCACAAATCTCAAGGGACTTCCCTTATGCACCACGTCCCAGTATAGAAAGCGCAGGTACCGCTTATGCTTAATCTATTTAATTCCATTTTCAACAACGCCACTGCAAGTGCAGATCCCTTCCAACTACTGCTGTCACTTCTAGTCAGTCTAGTCCTCGGTTTGGCACTTACTTGGACCTACAAATATCGGACCCTCTACACCAGAGAATTTGCTATCAGCTTGACTCTGCTTCCCTGCCTCATGACCTTGGTTATTTTTTTCTGGTCAATGGGAGCTTGGGTACTTCAATTGCTGTAGCCGGAACCTTTAGTTTGATCCGTTTCCGTTCTGCAACTAGTGGTTCAAGAGAACTGATTGCGATTTTCCTAGCCATGATTATCGGTCTAGCTTGTGGAACAGGCTATCTCTTCTTGGCTATTCTCTTCACACTCTTTATCTTGGGTGTTTGGTTCCTTTTTGGAAAATCAACAAGTCAAAAACTGACAATCAACGTCGTAGACTTTTTGACAATCACGGTAGCCAAATCAGGAGAAGGTACAGGATGCTATCCAATCAGCTCTTAACCAATTCTGCTCAGAAATTGACATGATTACGATCAATAGCACAAATGCAGGGGACAACCTTAGCATTGTCTATGAAGTCGAGCTAAAAACAGAGGTCGATGATTTCCAAGTGACTAGCTATCTTACACAAAATATTGATCAATGCGATGTGGCATTGACTAAAAAAGCTAAAAAGAGAAAAAATCTCTAAAGACGAAAAACGAGGCTGGGATAAAAAAATTCCGACCTCGTTTTTTGCTAGCAATAAGTTTTTGATACTGAGACTGGTTAGGCTTTTCGATTTCAAAGAGCTCTTTTGAAAAAGACTTCACTTTCTCTTTCTACAACTTTTAATTTCCTTTAACTGGAATCTCTTTGATAACTCGTGCTGGATTTCCTGCTAGAACTACGTTGTCACCAAAGGATTTTGTAATGACCGCTCCTGCTCCTGCAACGACATTATCACCCTAGTGTAACACCCGGAAGGACAATGACACCACCACCTGCCCAAAAGTTCTTACCAATCGTGATGGGTTTGCCAAATTCTAATCCCGAGTTTCGTTCATCGGGATCCAGGGGATGAAGGGTGTTAAAAATTGACAGTTAGGACCAATCATGGCATTGTCACCAATGGTAATCGGACATACGTCCAACATGGTCAGATTCCAATTGGAATAAAAATTTTCTCCCAAATGAATATTGACACCATAATCCACCACCAAGCGAGTATTGATATAGAGATTTTCACCAGTAGAACCAAACCATCCTTTGATGATTTCCATACCTTTTACTGGATCGACTTCTTCATTAAAAGCAGCTTGCTTTTGTCGCGCTGCTTGCGCTAAGGAACGGAGTTCTGAATCAAACGGGTGATAGGGTTCTCCCGCAATCATTTTTTGGTATTCACTTTTCATATCTTGATATCCTTGTTTGTTTTAGATGATTGTAGCATAGTTCTATCCTTAAGACAAGCAGCAAAGAGATTAAAAAAACTAGTACATCCAAAGATGTACTAGTTTTTAATTAGAACGGTGACTTTCTCACTACTTTACAGAGTTGATTAGTCTTCTTTCTTTTTACGAGCGATAAGTCCAAATCCACTCAAGACACCTACTAAACCAAGAGCAGCAAGGCTGGCATTGTCCTCAGCACCAGTGTTTGGCAATTGAGGAGCCGTCTTAACTGTTTCTTCGACTACAGGAGCTGGTTTAACAGGAGTTTCTGGAACTTCTGGTTTCTCTGGTTCTGGATCTGGAGTTGGTTCTGGATCTGGGGTTGGTTCCGGATCTGGAGTTGGTTCCGGATCTGGGGTTGGTTCCGGATCTGGAGTTGGTTCCGGATCTGGAGTTGGTTCTGGATCTGGAGTTGGCTCTGGATCTGGGGTTGGTTCCGGATCTGGAATTGGTTCTGGATCTGGAGTTAGCTCTGGATCTGGAGTTGGTTCCGGATCTGGAGTTGGTTCTGGATCTGGAGTTGGCTCTGGATCTGGGGTTGGTTCCGGATCTGGGATTGGTTCTGGATCTGGAATTGGTTCTGGATCTGGAGTTGGTTCTGGATCTGGGTTAGCTCTGGATCTGGAGTTGGTTCTGGATCTGGAGTCGGTTCTGGATCTGGAGTCAGTTCTGGATTTGGAATCGGCTCTGGATCTGGAGTTAGCTCTGGATCTGGGGTTGGTTCCGGATCTGGAATTGGTTCTGGATCTGGAGTTGGCTCTGGATCTGGAGTTGGTTCCGGATCTGGAGTTGGTTCTGGATCTGGAGTTGGCTCTGGATCTGGGGTTGGTTCCGGATCTGGAGTTGGTTCTGGATCTGGGATTGGTTCTGGATCTGGAATTGGTTCTGGATCTGGAGTTGGTTCTGGATCTGGAGTTGGTTCTGGATCTGGAGTCGGTTCTGGATCTGGAGTCGGTTCTGGATTTGGAATCGGCTCTGGATCTGGAGTTGGCTCTGGATCTGGAGTTGGCTCTGGATCTGGGGTTGGTTCCGGATCTGGAGTTGGCTCTGGATCTGGAGTTGGCTCTGGATCTGGGGTTGGCTCTGGATCTGGGGTTGGTTCCGGATCTGGAGTTGGCTCTGGATCTGGAGTTGGCTCTGGATCTGGGGTTGGTTCCGGATCTGGAGTTGGTTCTGGATCTGGGGTCTTCACTTTTTCGTAGACATGTTCAGTGTCTCCGTTTGGAAGTTTCTTAGTCTCTACGGAACGGTAGCCTGGGATATCTTTCTTAGGTTGTTCGCCGTCTTCTGTTGGATAACCTGGAATCTCATTGCCTTCCTTATCCTTATGACTAGTCTTAACCTTCTCATAAACATGCTCTGTATCACCGTTTGGAAGTTTTTTAGTCTCTACGAAGCGGTAGCCTGGGATATCTTTCTTAGGTTGTTCGCCGTCTTCTGTTGGATAACCTGGAATTTCATTGCCTTCCTTATCCTTATGACTAGTCTTAACCTTCTCATAAACATGCTCTGTATCACCGTTTGGAAGTTTTTTAGTCTCTACGAAGCGGTAGCCTGGGATATCTTTCTTAGGCTGCTCACCGTTTTCTGTTGGATAACCTGGAATTGCTTTACCTTCTTTATCTACAAATGTAGTAACTGGTGTTACGGTTGGTGTGTATGTTGCAGAAGCTTTTGTTCCGTTCTTATCTACACGTTTCACAGTTACGCCTGTTCCTGTTCCTGTGAATGATTTTTCTGGCACGAATGTTACAGTTCCATCTGGTGCTACTGTATATGTTCCTTCACCTGGGATAGTCTTAGTTGTTGAACCATCTTCAAATGTTGCTGGAACATCGTCATCCATTGGTACACTTGGGTCACCTTCTGTAAACTTAGGTTTACCTGTTTGTGTCTTACCTTGGATATCTGTTGATGTAACATCTTCACCTGTTGGAACTACTGGAGTAATCTTAGGTGTGTAAGTTGTTTCTACAGCAGTACCGTTAGCGTCTTTAGCTTGAACCTTAACTGGAACAACATCACCTAAGTACGACTTGTCAGTTGGTGTGAATGTTACAACACCTGTTTCTTTATCAACTGTGAAAGTACCGATTTCTTTACCTTCTGGTGATTTAGCAACTACTGATGCAGCTGGTTGACCATTTTCGTCAAGAAGAGTAATCGTATCCTTGTCGATTGATGCTACTGGATCACCTTCTGTGAAGGTTACTGTACCAGTTTGAACCATACCTTGAGGTGCTACTGATTCAGCTGGAGTAGCTGTTGGTGTTACTGGTGTTACTGTTGGTGTGTACTTAGCTGTTACTGGTGTGCCGTTCTTATCTACACGTTTAACAGTCACGCCTGTTCCTGTTCCTGTGAATGATTTTTCTGGTACGAATGTAACTGTTCCGTCTGGGGCTACTGTGTATGTTCCTTCACCTGGAATCACCTTAGTTGTTGAACCATCTTCGAAGGTTGCAGGTGTATCATCATCCATTGGAACAACTGGATCACCTTCTGTAAACTTAGGCTTACCTGTTTGTGTTTGGCCTTGTTTGTCAGTAGATGTTGTATCTTCTGCTGTTGGAGTAACTGGTGTTACGGTTGGGGTGTACTTAGCTATTACTGGTGTACCGTTCTTATCTATACGTTTAACTGTTACGCCTGTTCCTGTTTCTGTGAATGATTTTTCTGGTACGAATGTTACTGTTCCATCTGGTGCTACTGTATATGTTCCTTCGCCTGGAATTGTCTTCGTAGTTGAGCCATCTTCAAAGGTTGCAGGTGTATCATCATCCATTGGTACAGCTGGGTTACCTTCTGTAAACTTAGGCTTACCTGTCTGAGTAACACCTTGAATATCCGTTGACTCTGAAGGATCTGCAGTTGGAACTACTGGAGTAATCTTCGGTGTATAGGTTGTTTCAGCTGGTGTGCCGTTGGCATCCTTGGCTTGAACCTTAACCGGAACAACATCACCTGAATATGACTTGTCAGTTGGTGTAAATGTTACAACACTTGTATCCTTATCAACTGTGAAGCTACCGATTTCTTTACCTTCTGGTGATTTGGCAACTACTGATGCAGCTGGTTGACCATTTTCATCAAGAAGAGTAATCGTAGCCTTGTCAATTGGTGCAACTGGGTCACCTTCTGTGAAGGTAACAGTACCAGTTTGAACAATCCCTTGAGGAGCTACTGATTCAGCTGGAGTCGCTGTTGGGGTTACAGGTGTTACTGTCGGTGTGTACTTAGCTGTTGCTGGTGTACCATTCTTATCTACACGTTTAACTGTTGCGCCTGTTCCTTTACCTGTGAATGATTTTTCTGGTACGAATGTAACTGTTCCGTCTGGGGCTACTGTGTATGTTCCTTCACCTGGAATCACCTTAGTTGTTGAACCATCTTCGAAGGTTGCAGGTGTATCATCATCCATTGGAACAACTGGATCACCTTCTGTAAACTTAGGCTTACCTGTTTGTGTTTGGCCTTGTTTGTCAGTAGATGTTGTATCTTCTGCTGTTGGTGTTACTGGTGTTACGGTTGGGGTGTACTTAGCTGTTACTGGTGTACCGTTCTTATCTACACGTTTAACTGTTACGCCTGTTCCTTTACCTGTGAATGATTTTTCTGGTACGAAGGTCACTGTACCATCTGGTGCTACCGTGTAGGTTCCTTCGCCTGGAATTATCTTAGTTGTTGAACCATCTTCGAAGGTTGCTGGAACTTCATCAGCCATTGGGATGTTTGGATTTCCTTCTGTAAACTTAGGTTTTCCTGTTTGTGTCTTACCTTGGATATCTGTTGATGTAACATCTTCACCTGTTGGAACAACTGGAGTAATCTTAGGTGTGTAGGTTGTTTCAGCTGGAGTGCCGTTGGCATCCTTGGCTTGAACCTTAACCGGAACGACATCACCTGAGTAAGACTTATCAGTCGGTGTGAAGGTTACAACACCGGTTGCTTTATCAACTGTGAAGCTACCAATTTTTTTACCTTCTGGTGATTTAGCAACTACTGATGCAGCTGGTTGACCATTTTCATCAAGAAGAGTAATCGTAGCCTTGTCGATTGGCACAACTGGAGCACCTTCTGTGAAGGTTACTATTCCAGTTTGAACAATTCCTTGAGGACCAGTAGATTCCGCTGGTGTTGCAGTTGGTGTTACTGGTGTTACGGTTGGTGTGTAAGTTGCAGAGGCTTTGGTTCCGTTCTTATCTTCGCGAACAACCGTCACTGCTGGAGCAGTTCCAGTAAATAATTTTTCTGGAACAAATGTAACTGTTCCATCGGCTGCTACTGCGTATGTACCAACGCCATCAACTGTCTTAGTCGTTGAGCCATCTTCAAATGTTGCTGGAACATCATCATCCATTGGAACGTCTGAGTTCCCTGGTGTGAATGTTGGTTTACCTGTTTGTGTTTGACCTTGGATATCTGTTGATGTAACATCTTCACCTGTTGGAACAACTGGTGTTACGGTTGGGGTATACTTAGCTGTTACTGGAGTACCGTTCTTATCTACACGTTTAACTGTTACGCCTGTTCCTGTTCCTGTGAATGATTTTTCTGGTACGAAGGTTACAGTTCCATCTGGAGCTACTATGTAGGTTCCTTCGCCTGGAATAGTCTTAGTAGTTGAACCATCTTCGAAGGTAGCTGGAACATCATCATCCATTGGTACAGCTGGGTTACCTTCAGTAAACTTAGGCTTACCTGTCTGAGTCACACCTTGAATATCCGTTGACTCTGCTGGCTCTGCAGTTGGAATAACCGGTGTAATCTTAGGTGTGTAGGTTGTTTCAGCTGGTGTACCGTTGGCATCCTTGGCTTGAACCTTAACCGGAACAACATCACCTGAGTATGACTTGTCAGTTGGTGTAAATGTTACAACACTTGTATCCTTATCAACTGTGAAGCTACCGATTTCTTTACCTTCTGGTGATTTGGCAACTACTGATGCAGCTGGTTGACCATTTTCATCAAGAAGAGTAATCGTAGCCTTGTCAATTGGTGCAACTGGGTCACCTTCTGTGAAGGTAACAGTACCAGTTTGAACAATCCCTTGAGGAGCTACTGATTCAGCTGGAGTCGCTGTTGGGGTTACAGGTGTAACAGTTGGTGTGTACTTAGCTGTTACTGGTGTACCGTTCTTATCTACACGTTTAACAGTCACGCCTGTTCCTGTTCCTGTGAATGATTTTTCTGGTACGAATGTTACAGTTCCATCTGGTGCTACTGTGTATGTTCCTTCACCTGGAATCACCTTAGTTGTTGAACCATCTTCGAAAGTTGCAGGTGTATCATCATCCATTGGAACAACTGGATCACCTTCTGTAAACTTAGGTTTACCTGTTTGGGTTTGACCTTGTTTGTCAGTAGATGTTGTATCTTCCGCTGTTGGAGTTACTGGAGTCACAGTTGGTGTGTACTTAGCTGTTACTGGTGTACCGTTCTTATCTACACGTTTAACTGTTACGCCTGTTCCTGTTCCTGTGAATGATTTTTCTGGTACGAATGTTACAGTTCCATCTGGCGCTACTGTGTATGTTCCTTCACCTGGAATCACCTTAGTTGTTGAACCATCTTCGAAGGTTGCAGGTGTATCATCATCCATTGGAACAACTGGATCACCTTCTGTAAACTTAGGTTTACCTGTCTGAGTAACACCTTGAATATCCGTTGACTCTGAAGGATCTGCAGTTGGAACTACTGGAGTAATCTTCGGTGTATAGGTTGTTTCAGCTGGTGTGCCGTTGGCATCCTTGGCTTGAACCTTAACCGGAACAACATCACCTGAATATGACTTGTCAGTTGGTGTAAATGTTACAACACTTGTATCCTTATCAACTGTGAAGGTACCGATTTCTTTACCTTCTGGTGATTTGGCAACTACTGATGCAGCTGGTTGACCATTTTCATCAAGAAGAGTAATCGTAGCCTTGTCGATTGGTGCAACTGGGTCACCTTCTGTGAAGGTAACAGTACCAGTTTGAACCACACCTTGAGGACCAGTAGATTCCGCTGGTGTTGCAGTTGGTGTTACTGGTGTTACGGTTGGGGTGTAAGTTGCAGAGGCTTTTGTTCCGTTCTTATCTTTACGAACAACCGTCACTGCTGAAGCAGTTCCAGTAAATGATTTCTCAGGTACGAAGGTTACACTTCCATCTGAAGCTACTGTGTATGTTCCTTCACCTGGGATTACCTTAGTTGTTGAACCATCTTCGAAGGTTGCTGGAACATCGTCATCCATCGGAACAGCTGGGTTACCTTCTGTAAACTTAGGTTTACCTGTTTGTGTTTGACCTTGTTTATCTGTTGAAGTTATATCTTCAGCTGTTGGAACAACTGGTGTTACGGTTGGGGTATATGTCGCAGAAACTTTAGTTCCGTTCATATCTTCACGGACTACTGGTACAGCTGGAGCTTTCCCAACAAATGATTTCTCTGGAACAAAGGTAACTGTACCATCTGGTGCTACTGTGTAAGTACCTACTCCATCTACTTTCTTGGAAGTTGTTCCATCTTCAAATTTAGCAGGAACAGCATCATTGATAGCTACAGTCTTCTCAACACCATCAACGGTTACTGTTCCACCCTTGAATTCAGGTTTACCGGTTTGGGTTGCACCTTGAATATCTGTTGTTTCAGCTGGTGTCGCTGTTGGGGTTACTGGAACGATTTCAGGTCTATAAGTTGTATCCACCTTAATACCGTTTGAGCTTTCAGCTTGAACCTTGGCTGGTGTTACGGCACCAGTGTATGATTTATCAGTCGGTGTGAAAGTCACTTGGCCAGTGGCTGGATTAATTGTGAAAGTACCGATTTCAGTTGTACCGTCAGTCGCATAAGCTGGTGTGCTTGTAACCTCATTGCCATCTTTATCCAAAAGTGTATAACTATTCTCTTTAATGGTAATAGCTTTATCTTTGCCGTTCACTTGAACAGTTGTTCCTGCAAAAGTTGGTGTACCTGTTTGAGTGGCACCTTGGATATCTTTTGAAGTTGCAGGGCTTGCCGTTGGAACAGCTGCTACAACAGTTGGTGTGTAGGTTGCATCGGAAGTAATGGTCGCAGTCTTACCGTTTGCATTTGTAATAGTCGCAGTTGCTTGAACTGTTACACCTATTGCAGTTCCAACAAAGTCTTTTTCAGGTGTGAAAGTCACCTCTCCAGTAGTAGGATCAATTGTGTAACTTCCTTCTCCATCCACTGCAACTGTTGTTTCATCAGTTGGTTGACCAGTAGCTGGATCTACTAATTTCTTGCTAGTTATCTTCGTAGCCTTGTCATTGCTTAACTCAAATGTAGGTGTTTGAGTTTGAGGAACGTTTTGAACATCCTCAGCAACCTTATTAGTAGGTGCAATTGTAACTGGCGTTACAGTTGGAATGTACTTGGCGGTCGCTGTTTTAAGAGCATCTGATGGCACTCTACCATTTTTATCACGACCAACTGGTGCAGTAAGTGAAACTGTTACTCCCTTAGCAGTGCCAGTAAATCCTGGTTCCGGCACAAAGGTAACTTTCCCAGTCAAATCATCTAAGTAGTAAATCCCTTCCCCTTCTACAGTCACAACAGGATCATTGATAACTTTGCCAGTCGTAGGACTCACAAACTTAGCCGGATAATCAAAATCAGGTGTGATTTTAACTTTCTCACCATTACTATTTGTTCCTTCAAGAGCAAATTCTGGAGTAGCAATTTGACTAGCTCCTTGAACGTCTGTAGAAGTCTTATCCACCCCTTCAATCTCTATTGGTGTGACTGTTGGAATGTAGAGACCATCCATAGTATTCAAAACTGTATCTACGTTAGCTTCATCAGCTGGGAATTTTGTTGACCAGCCAGTGTCATATCCATTGCTGTCTGTACGACGGATAGAGATCCCATCAGCTGTTCCTAGGAAGTTATCTTCTGGGATAAATTCCACATTCACATCTTTACCGTTCGCAGTAATCTTGTACTTCCCTTGACCAGGAACTACATAATATCCTTCTGCGTCAAGAGTTGCGCGGTTGCCATCTTTATCAACGATGTAAGGCTCTACAGATTCGTCGATGACAGCAGTAGAGTTACGAATATATTTTGTTCTCCACGAGCAGTAAAGGCTACTGTTGCTGTTTGTTTAGCTCCTTGAAGGCCAGTTGTTTCCTTAAATTCACCTTTTGGTGGGTGGGTGATTTGAGTCTTGAAGTCTTCCACTTCCCCTGAAAAGGCCATACCCGTTGGGCTTTCAATTTCAGTAGCTTTCTTAGCGATACGAACACGAGCACCAAGTTCGTTGACGCTAGGATCGATGTAAGTCTTGCTGTGGGCGAAGGTCAACTCAACTGTCCCATCTTGGGTCACTTTGGCAAGATCAGAGCGCTCATCTTCGTCAAAGGTACCGTTTTGGTTGAAGTCTACCCAACCGTAGATATAAGCTTCTGAAGCTCCGTCTAAATGAGCTTGAACTGACATCTTGTAGTTACCTGGTTTGGTACGGTCCATCTTGATCATCTCATTGGTTGCCCCTTTGAGATTATCTGGAAGCAATTGATCGACTCCTTCATCGGCCGCAGTTGACTTATCATCACCGAACCAGTCAAGAGTCGTGTTCTCATCCATATCTGGGCTAACGTTACCCAAGGTATGGTTGATTTACTTTGGCACCAGTGACACCGTCTACAGTTGCAATCGTATGCATAGCCTTACCGTATGACTCAGGCGCATCTCCTTCATCAATTGGGAAGAATCCAAGCATAGCAGACTGTTTACCACCAGAAGCGATGTAAAGTCCCACTTCAGACGCCCCACGTGTCATCACAAGCGGAACTGTATAATTTCCTTCTGAAATATTTGGTCCAAAGATACCGGTTCCTAGACCACCCGTAACTTGGTCAGGATTTCCGAAATATTTCCAAGCTACTGGTTTCTTTTCTGGTCCAACTTCAGTAGAATCACGAAGTTGTCTTAGGTTAATGTTATTATATTTAGGTTTAGGTCCCAAAAGATTGTCTGTATCTTGTGGTTGATAAGGTACAGAAGTGGCTGGTCTATTATATTTCTTCCATTCCCCAATGTGCTGCCAACCTTCACCATTGGTAGTGAACATAACAAATTCACCAGGGTTAGCAGATTCGCCATCAGCCATAACAACAGCTGGCTTCACTGTCTTGCCACGGAAGGTTGCAGAGATTTCAAATTGAACCCCAATATTCCCACCATTATATGCAGAACCCATGGTCGTCTTCTTGGTTTTGGTATCAACGTTTTCTAATTTGATTTCACTCCAACGAGTTTGGGCATCAGCGATAACGTCGGCTTCTTTTCCTTCATTAAAATATCGCTTAGCAATTGGTGAAGTAACTCTACTTACATAGCCATTTTTTGCATTTGGATCATAGGTTGCTTTTTCTGCTTCTGTAGCCCCTTGCTCTTCCATCCGTTTTTTATAGATTTCAGTTGCTTGGAATGGTTTCAAGGATTTGACTTTTACCGTAACTACATAACCAGGCATGATTTCCTTGGTATAGGTAGCCCCAACTTGAAGAGCCAAGCTCTCTTCTAGCTCATTTGGCTTAAGTTCATTTTTAGCGACTTGGATTGTTTTTGCTCCTGTCCAGTTGGCTAGATCACCAAAGTCCAACCAAGCGATTTGGCTAGTCATAGATTTGGGATCAACATCTGTTGTAAAGCCAGGTTTTTCAACTTTTGGAGTTGAAGTTGCGTCTTCAACATCTGCACCAATCCCAGAGGTTGTTGTATCCGCACGAAATGCTGTATTTTTATTAATCTCTTTACCATTACGAGGATCGTTCTGACCTGTATTTGCAATTGCATTTGTACCTTCTGCTGGCTGAGTATTTGCTGCTGGTTTTCCGATACTTTCTTCAGTTTTTTCAGTAACTTCAGCCTTAGCTTCCACAACTGGTTTTGCTTCTGCTACTACCTTATTTTTAAGTTTTGCATTTACCGTTGTTACAAGTGATTGGTAAGCTGCATCCAACTCAGCTTGACTTTCAGCAGAGGCAAGAACATTCTTAGCATTATCAAGACTTACTTTTAAAGCATCAATACTTTCATCAGTCTTATTGCTATATTTACCATTCGCCAGGTTTGTTTCAATCTCAGCAATATAGGCTTGTAATCTTGTTTGATCTAGTTTCAGCTTAGTTTCAGTTGCACCTGGGACAACTGGACTTGCCTGATAAGTTGTAACATCTTCTTTCTCAGCTTGAGATGTAGAAAGAGATGCCGACTGTTCCTTTTCAGTCGTCACAGCAACCTCGTCAGTTTGCTTATTCTCAGCGACTTCTTCAGCTGCTACTCCTGTAGCCGTTCCAAGCATGACTAAAGTTCCTAGTAAAACTGAACAAACTCCTACATTTAACTTACGAATTGAAAATCGACTAATACGGTCATTAAAAAGATCATTTTTCACTTATGCTACCTCCGAGCTATCTATAACTTAACTTAGTTTAGAATATATATGTATTTACTATTCATTATATTTCGTAAACTAATCGCTGTTATATTTTTATCATGCCAGCCCTTGAATACCAAGCATTTTTGCTCAATTTTTTGGAAAAATTTTTCTACTTTTATAACTCAAATTATTTAGTAAATCATATAAAAAAATCAATATACCTTTTCTATATATTTAATACAAAAAGAGGAAGACCCTCTTTTTGTTTAAGCATTATTTTATTCACTTACTTCAACAGTTTCAACGACTTCTTCTACAGTCGTATCAACTGGAGCTTCTTCTTGTGAAGATGCTAGGTAAGACTCTTCGTTGACTGCTTGTGGTTCAAGGTTACGGTAACGTGCCATACCTGTACCAGCTGGGATAATCTTACCGATGATAACATTTTCCTTAAGACCAAGGAGATGGTCTTTCTTACCACGGATAGCTGCGTCTGTAAGGACACGAGTTGTTTCCTGGAAGGAAGCTGCTGACAAGAAACTATTTGTTTCAAGTGAGGCTTTGGTGATTCCCATAAGGACTGGACGACCAGTCGCTGGCACTCCACCTGCGATAAGAACATCCTTGTTAGCATCTGTAAAGTCGTTGATGTCCATAAGTGTTCCCATGAGAAGATCTGTGTCTCCTGGATCCATAACACGAACTTTACGGATCATTTGACGAACCATTACCTCGATGTGTTTTGTCACCGATTTCTACCCCTTGGCTACGGTAAACTTTTTGTACTTCACCGAGAAGGTAAGTTTCAACTGACAAGACATCACGAACTGCAAGGAGACGTTTTTGGTTGGATAGAACCTTCTGTCAAAGCTGCACCACGCGCTACTTGGTCCCCAACTTCGACACGCATACGAGCTGTAAATGGAACGACATATTCACCTTCGCCAGTTTCACCCTTAACAAAGACTTTCTTAGTACGAGTTGAAGCATCTTCTTCGATAGCGGTAACTTGTCCTTTAACCTCTGTGATAACCGCTTCCCCTTTAGGATTGCGGGCTTCAAAGATTTCTTGGACACGAGGAAGACCCTGAGTGATATCGGTATTTGAGGCAACCCCACCCGTGTGGAAGGTACGCATTGTAAGCTGTGTACCAGGTTCCCCGATAGATTGGGCAGCGATTGTACCAACTGCTTCACCAACTTCAACCGCATCACCAGTCGCCAAGTTGATACCGTAACAGTGACGGCAGACACCATGACGAGTGTTACATGTAAATACAGAGCGGATAGTCACTTCTTCCACACCAGCATTGACAATTTCACGCGCCTTGTCTTCTGTAATCAACTCATTTGGACCAATGATCACTGCACCAGTTTCTGGATGTTTAACAGTTTTCTTAGTGTAACGACCATTGAGACGCTCTTCGAGAGACTCGATCATCTCTTTTCCTTCTGCGATAGAGCGGATCAAGAGACCACGGTCTGTTCCACAGTCGTCCTCACGGATGATAACGTCTTGGGCAACGTCAACCAAACGACGAGTCAAGTAACCTGAGTCGGCTGTCTTAAGGGCCGTATCGGTCATACCTTTACGGGCACCGTGAGTTGAGAAGAACATTTCGAGTACTGACAAACCTTCGCGGAAGTTTGAAAGGATTGGCAATTCCATGATACGTCCGTTCGGAGCAGCCATCAGACCACGCATACCGGCAAGCTGTGAGAAGTTTGAGATGTTACCACGGGCTCCAGAGTCCATCATCATAACGATTGGGTTCTTAGGATCTTGGTTGGCAATCAAACGTTTCTCAAGTTTTTCACGGGCAGCACGCCATTCAGCTGTAACAGCATTGTAACGCTCGTCGTCTGTGATCATACCACGACGGAATTGTTTTGTGATTTGTTCTACACGTTTGTGTGATTCTTCAATGATTTCAGCCTTGTCATCAACGACTGGGATATCGGCAATACCCACTGTCAATCCTGCAAGAGTTGAGTGGTGGTAACCGAGGTTCTTCATACGGTCAAGTAGGGCAGAAGTTTCTGTCGTACGGAAACGTTTGAAGATTTCAGCGATGATATTTCCAAGGTTTTTCTTCTTGAATGGAGGGTTGAGTTCAAGATTGCTGATAGCTTTCCTTGATATCTCCACCAAGTGGCAAGAAGTATTTAGCTGGAACGCCTTCTGTCAAGTTGGCATTGTTTGGTTCTTGCAAGTATGGTAGACCCTCTGGCATGATGTCGTTGAAGAGGATTTTTACCAACTGTTGTAAGCAAGACCTTGTGTTTTTGCTCTTCTGTCCATGGTTTGTTGAGGCTGTCTGTTGCGATACCAACACGTGAGTGGAGGTGAACATAACCATTACGGTAAGCCATAACCGCTTCGTCACGGTCTTTGAAGACCATTCCTTCACCTTCACGACCAGCTTCTTCCATAGTCAAGTAGTAGTTACCCAAAACCATGTCCTGAGACGGAGTAACAACTGGTTTACCATCTTTCGGGTTCAAGATGTGCTCAGCAGCTAGCATCAAGATACGAGCTTCTGCTTGGGCTTCTTCTGAAAGCGGTACGTGGATGGCCATTTGGTCCCCGTCAAAGTCGGCATTGTAGGCTTCACAGACAAGCGGGTGCAAGCGAAGGGCCTTACCATCAATCAAGACTGGCTCGAAGGCTTGGATACCCAAACGGTGAAGGGTCGGTGCGCGGTTCAAAAGCACTGGGTGTTCTTTGATCACTTCTTCAAGGATATCCCAGATACGCTCATCTCCACGTTCCACCAAGCGTTTAGCTGCTTTGACGTTTTGCACGATATCACGCGCAACGATTTCACGCATAACGAATGGTTTAAAGAGCTCGATCGCCATTTCACGTGGCACACCACATTGGTACATCTTAAGAGTTGGACCAACGGCGATAACGGAACGTCCTGAGAAGTCAACACGTTTACCGAGCAAGTTTTGACGGAAGCGTCCTTGTTTACCCTTTAAGCATGTGGCTCAATGATTTCAGTGGACGGCTACCTGGTCCTGTGATTGGACGACCACGACGACCATTGTCAATCAAAGCGTCAACCGCTTCTTGAAGCATACGCTTCTCATTTTGAACGATGATACCTGGTGCATTCAACTCAAGCAAACGAGCCAAACGGTTGTTACGGTTGATAACACGGCGGTAAAGGTCGTTCAAGTCAGATGAGGCAAAACGGCCACCATCCAACTGCAACATTGGACGAAGATCTGGTGGAATAACTGGAAGGATGTTGAGAATCATCCATTCAGGTTTGTTTCCAGACTTGTAAAAGGCATCCAAAACATCCAAACGACGGATGGCTTTGACACGTTTTTGTCCAGTAGCTGTTTTCAACTCTTCTTTGAGTTCAGCAATTTCTTTTTCAAGATCTACTTGTTTCAAAAGGTCTTGGATGGCTTCGGCACCCATTTTGGCAACGAATGATCCATAACCATACTCACGCAAGCGCTCACGGTATTCGCGCTCTGTCATGATAGACTTGTGCTCAAGTGGTGTATCCTTGGGATCAATCACCACATAAGCCGCAAAGTAGATAACTTCCTCGAGGGCACGAGGGCTCATATCAAGGGTCAAGCCCATACGGCTTGGAATCCCCTTGAAGTACCAGATGTGAGATACAGGAGCTTTCAATTCGATATGTCCCATACGCTCACGACGAACTTTCGTACGCGTTACTTCAACCCCACAGCGGTCACAAACAATCCCTCTGTAACGAATGCGTTTGTACTTACCACAAGCACATTCCCAGTCTTTTGTAGGACCAAAGATAACTTCATCAAAGAGTCCTTCACGTTCTGGTTTCAAGGTACGGTAATTGATTGTTTCAGGTTTTTTGACTTCTCCATAAGACCATGAACGGACTTTACTTGGAGAAGCTAGGGTGATTTGCATACTTTTAAAACGATTTACATCAACCACTATTTCTTCCCTTTCTATTCTAAGTGAACTACTTATTCTTGTTCAGTAGCTTCTTCTGTTGCTTCCGCTTTCGTTGCTTTCTCAGCTTCTTCAGCTTCAAAGGCTGCTTTAGCCTCTTGTGCTGCTTTTTCGCGGGCTTTTTCAAGGTCATCTACGTGGATGACATCTTCGTCCATTCCTTCATCCAAGTCACGAAGTTCCACTTCTTGGTCATCTTCGTCAAGGACACGCATGTCAAGACCAAGAGATTGCAATTCTTTGACAAGAACTCGGAAGGATTCTGGAACACCTGGTTTTGGAATTGGTTTTCCTTTTGTAATAGCTTCATAAGCTTTCAAACGTCCGTTGATATCGTCAGACTTGTAAGTCAAGATTTCTTGAAGGACATTTGACGCACCGTAGGCTTCAAGAGCCCAAACCTCCATCTCACCGAAACGTTGTCCACCAAACTGAGCTTTACCTCCGAGTGGTTGTTGGGTAACGGTTGAGTAAGGTCCGACTGAACGCGCGTGCAATTTATCATCAACCATGTGGTGGAGTTTGATCATGTACATGACTCAACTGAAACACGGTTATCAAATGGTTCACCAGTACGTCCATCGTAAAGGATTGTCTTGGCATCGCTATCCATACCTGCTTCTTTAACAGTTGACCAAAGGTCTTCAGAACTTGCTCCGTCAAAGACTGGTGTTGCGATGTGAATACCAAGAGTACGAGCTGCCATACCAAGGTGGAGCTCCATAACCTGACCGATATTCATACGTGATGGCACCCCAAGTGGGTTCAACATGATATCGACTGGAGTTCCGTCTGGAAGGTAAGGCATGTCTTCTACAGGAACGATACGAGAGACAACCCCTTTATTTCCGTGACGTCCGGCCATCTTATCTCCGACCTTGATCTTACGTTTTTGAGCGATGTAGACGCGAACCAGCATATTAACACCTGATTGCAACTCATCTCCATTTGCACGTGTAAAGATCTTAACATCACGAACGACACCATCGGCACCGTGTGGTACACGAAGAGAAGTATCACGCACTTCACGAGATTTATCTCCGAAGATAGCGTGCAAGAGACGTTCTTCAGCTGAAAGGTCTTTCTCACCCTTAGGTGTTACTTTACCTACAAGGATGTCGCCTTCTTTAACCTCAGCACCGATACGGATAATACCCCATTTCGTCAAGGTCTTTAAGAGCATCTTCACCAACGTTTGGAATTTCACGAGTAATTTCTTCAGGCCCCAAGCTTTGTATCGCGTGTTTCTGATTCGTATTCTTCAAGGTGGACAGATGTATAGACATCGTCTTTCACCAAGCGTTCGCTCATGATAACGGCATCCTCGAAGTTGTAACCTTCCCAAGTCATGTAGGCAACGATTGGGTTTTGTCCAAGCGCCATTTCTCCATTTTTCCATGGAAGGTCCGTCAGCAATGAAATCGCCTTTTTTTCAACGACATCGCCAACTTTTAACAAGAGTGCGTTGGTTGTAGGCAGTACCTGAGTTTGAACGACGGAATTTTTGGATGTGGTAAACGTCCAATGAACCATCTTCACGACGAACTTCTACCTTGTCAGCATCTGCATAGGTAACTTTACCGTCATACTGAGCAATCACAGCCGCTCCAGAGTCATGAGCTGCTTGGTATTCCATACCAGTACCAACGTAAGGTGCTTTTAGGATTAATCAATGGCACAGCCTGACGTTGCATGTTGGCTCCCATGAGGGCACGGTTGGAGTCATCGTTTTTCCAAGAAAGGAATACATGCTGTCGCAACGGCAACTACCTGTTTTGGTGAAACATCCATGTAGTCAACAACATTAGCTGGATACTCTTGGTTGACCCCTTGGTGACGTCCCATGACAACTTTTTCAGCAAAGGTTCCATCTTCATTCAGACGAGAGTTAGCCTGTGCTACAGTAAATTCATCTTCTTCATCGGCTGTCAACCAAACGATTTCGTTTGTGACAACACCTGTTTCACGGTCAACCTTACGGTATGGTGTTTGAACAAAACCATACTTGTTCAAGTGTCCGTAAGATGACAAGTTATTGATCAAACCGATGTTAGGTCCTTCAGGTGTCTCGATTGGACACATACGACCGTAGTGAGTGTAGTGCACGTCACGGACTTCATATCCAGCACGGTCACGTGTCAAACCACCAGGTCCTAAGGCTGACAAACGGCGTTTGTGAGACAACTCAGAAAGTGGGTTGTGTTGGTCCATGAACTGTGACAACTGTGATGAACCAAAGAATTCTTTAACCGCAGCTGTTACAGGACGGATATTGATGATTTGTTGTGGTGTCAAGACTTCGTTGTCTTGAACAGACATACGTTCACGGACATTACGTTCCATACGAGAAAGTCCAAGACGTACTTGGTTGGCAAGCAATTCACCAACCGCACGGATACGACGGTTCCCAAGGTGGTCGATATCATCTACACGGCCAAGTCCTTCAGCCAAGTTGAGGAAGTAGCTCATCTCAGCAAGGATATCTGCAGGAGTGACGATACGAACCTTGTCATCTGGATTGGCATTACCAATGATCGTTACGACACGGTCTGGATCAGTTGGAGCAACAACCTTGAATTTTTTTGAAGAACAACTGGCTCAGTCACAACAGCTGCATCATTTGGAATGTAAACAATCTTGTTCAAAGTCGCCATCCAAATGGCTTTTCAATGCTTTCAATCACGCTACGAGTCATGATTGTCCCAGCTTCTACCAAGATTTCTCCAGTTTCAGGATCTACCAATGGCTCCGCAATGGTTTGGTTGAGCAAGCGTGTTTTGACATTGAGTTTTTTATTGATTTTGTAACGACCAACTGCTGCCAAGTCATAGCGGCGTGGGTCAAAGAAACGAGCCACAAGCAAACTACGTGAGCTTTCAGCAGTCTTAGGCTCACCTGGACGAAGGCGTTCGTAAATTTCTTTCAAGGCTTCGTCTGTACGAGAGTCCATTGGGTTCTTGTGGATATCTTTTTCAACAGTGTTGCGAACCAATTCGCTATCACCAAAGATATCAAAGATTTCATCATCACCTGAGAAACCAAGCGCACGAACCAAGGTTGTAAATGGAATCTTACGAGTACGGTCGATACGAGTGTAGGCGATGTCTTTTGAGTCGCTTTCAAGTTCCAACCAAGCTCCACGGTTAGGGATAACAGTTGAACCGTAGCCCACTTTACCGTTTTTATCAACTTTATCGTTAAAGTAAACACCTGGTGAGCGGACCAACTGAGATACGATGATACGTTCACCACCATTGATGATGAAGGTACCCATTTCTGTCATGATTGGGAAATCACCAAAGAAAACTTCTTGGGTCTTGATTTCGCCTGTTTCTTTATTGATCAAGCGGAAGGTTACAAAAATTGGTGCTGAGTAGCTAGCATCGTGGATACGAGCTTCTTCTAGCGTATATTTTGGTTCCTTGATTTCATATCCAACAAATTCCAACTCCATTGTGTCTGTGAAGTTTGAAATTGGCAATACATCTTCAAACACTTCCTTCAGACCGTGGTCTAGGAAAGCTTTGAATGAGTCAGTTTGAATTTCAATCAAATTTGGTAAGTCAAGAACTTCTTTGATTCTTGAAAAACTACGACGGGTACGATGTTTCCCGTATTGAACGTCATGTCCTGCCAAGATGATTCTCCTTTGTAAATAAGTTCCAAGCCTTGTCAATCAGGCTTTTCTAATCGTCATATGGTTTTAAAAACCCCTATCACCGTGTCCTCTTGATGAATTTTCAGAATCTTTAAATCTTTGTTACAAATACTCAAAATCCTGAAAAAAAGCACAAAAAGAGCAGCTAAATCTGACTTTTTCAGAAGATTTAACTGCTGTGAGCCTTGTCTGGACAATATTTCAGACAAAACCTACGACAAATGATTACTCATATTATACCCTATTTAGCTAGATTTTTCAAGGGGATTGACGAATTTTTGACAAAATCTTTTCCTATAAAAAATTAAATTCAATGATCACTTTTGCAAACTTCATTTTCAGTTTAATAGTTCAAGAAAAAAATATAGTAAATTACGATTTTTCCTATTTTTATCCTAGGTCTGTTTTTTTCTTGACTTTACTAGGCTTTTTCTTTTTAATATATATGTATAAATATATAGGGAGGTTTGTGATGAATATCTTGCTTTCTAAAACTGAACAAGATTTGCTATTCTTACTGGAAGAATTAACCAAACACCATGATTGGATAGAAATTCCAGTCTTGGCTGAGAAGCTGAATTTTTTTCAATAGAAGAATTGCAAGAACACCTTTTTTAAAGCTTGAGCAATTATTTCCCTAAACCTCCTGATTCAATCAACAAAAGAAGGTCATTCAATTGCAGTTTGACTTTCCAAAACTACCTTGGATCCCTCAGGATTGCAATCTTTGAAACAATCTACAACTTACTCTTTTTTTGAACTGTCTATTTTTTTCAAAGAGGGACAATCACTTGAGCAAATGTGTCAGGAACTTTTGATTAGTTACGAACGAGATCAGGAAATCATCCAGCATCTAAATACTAAACTTCCCTCAACACTATGGCATCAGCATCCAACCTTCCCCTTTGAGTCATGGAGGGAGCAGAAGAGGACATTCGCGCCTTTTTATCTGGACTACTTTTAGCCAAAGTTACGACTTTCTTGATTGGCCCTTTCCCTTCTATTTCTGAAGAATCACTCACTCACTTGATTCAGCTATTTTTTTGAACGCCCAACAAGTTTCACCCCAACCTCAGCAGTCTACGGCAAATCAAATATACTCTAGCTATCAATCTAGAGCGGTTTTAAAGTAAGAGTACGTTTGATTGAAAATCCTACTCCCCTTTTTAACCAGTCACTACAGCTCCCTCATGCAAATTCCGCAGTTTGAACAAGATATCAAAAAGCTGGCTAAAAAAAGCTCCATTTTGAACCTACAAAAGAGAAACACTGGAACAGCTATTTTTCAAACCCAGTAAAGTCTCCTCAAATCACAAACAATCCTAGTAATGGAGCGCTGGGAGACATTCAGCACATTCAAAAATCCTACCGTCTATTGAGTCAAATCCTAGAAGAGCTAGCCAAGGAATTTCACTTACAGATTGAAAATAGAGAAGAATTGATTTGGCTCCTCCACTACACTGCCCAATCTGATTTCTTCCACCTACTCAGTAACCAGTCTCTTGACAGAACAGAAATCTCAGATTTTTAAGCAATTATCAAGTAGAATTTCCAAAACTATTTGAAGTAAGTCAATACAAATTCCAATCTTATCTGACTGAAATGGGGCTAGAAAATCACCCAAGTAAGCTACAAGAACTTGTCTACACCTTTTCTATCCAAGGGCAGCGAATTTTTAGTCCAATTACTTCAAAAAAACTTCCCAAAAATACGTGTTTTGGTCATTAGTCATCTGGATAGTCATCACGCACAAAACCTAATCGACACCCCTAACTCACTACGGCAATAATCTCTATCTATTTGATTCTTGGGAAGAAGTCTACTATTTCTTTCTCAATTCTCAATCAAATTCCCACACGATATTGTTATCACTACCTTTCCCTGTCACCAACTCTCCGAAACCACTTATCTACAGTCGTAACTTCTCTACTTCAGAATTATTTCATCACCTCCACCTTCTGGCTTCACAAATTCATAAAGAAAGACTGAGCTGAAATCGTAACAAAAT